>OBGN01000039.1_pt1 | contig 37015 bp, 34 predicted proteins | sample 1502411 | NCBI WGS metagenome assembly OBGN01 (sample SAMN02324088, study PRJEB22366) | soil metagenome | biome: mixedwood plains | place: Canada | collected 2009-09 | reverse complement strand
GGCGCTCTTCCGCTTCCTCGCTCACTGACTCGCTGCGCTCGGTCGTTCGGCTGCGGCGAGCGGTATCAGCTCACTCAAAGGCGGTAATACGGTTATCCACAGAATCAGGGGATAACGCAGGAAAGAACATGTGAGCAAAAGGCCAGCAAAAGGCCAGGAACCGTAAAAAGGCCGCGTTGCTGGCGTTTTTCCATAGGCTCCGCCCCCCTGACGAGCATCACAAAAATAGACGCTCAAGTCAGAGGTGGCGAAACCCGACAGGACTATAAAGATACCAGGCGTTTCCCCCTGGAAGCTCCCTCGTGCGCTCTCCTGTTCCGACCCTGCCGCTTACCGGATACCTGTCCGCCTTTCTCCCTTCGGGAAGCGTGGCGCTTTTCCGCTGCATAACCCTGCTTCGGGGTCATTATAGCGATTTTTTCGGTATATCCATCCTTTTTCGCACGATATACAGGATTTTGCCAAAGGGTTCGTGTAGACTTTCCTTGGTGTATCCAACGGCGTCAGCCGGGCAGGATAGGTGAAGTAGGCCCACCCGCGAGCGGGTGTTCCTTCTTCACTGTCCCTTATTCGCACCTGGCGGTGCTCAACGGGAATCCTGCTCTGCGAGGCTGGCCGGCTACCGCCGGCGTAACAGATGAGGGCAAGCGGATGGCTGATGAAACCAAGCCAACCAGGAAGGGCAGCCCACCTATCAAGGTGTACTGCCTTCCAGACGAACGAAGAGCGATTGAGGAAAAGGCGGCGGCGGCCGGCATGAGCCTGTCGGCCTACCTGCTGGCCGTCGGCCAGGGCTACAAAATCACGGGCGTCGTGGACTATGAGCACGTCCGCGAGCTGGCCCGCATCAATGGCGACCTGGGCCGCCTGGGCGGCCTGCTGAAACTCTGGCTCACCGACGACCCGCGCACGGCGCGGTTCGGTGATGCCACGATCCTCGCCCTGCTGGCGAAGATCGAAGAGAAGCAGGACGAGCTTGGCAAGGTCATGATGGGCGTGGTCCGCCCGAGGGCAGAGCCATGACTTTTTTAGCCGCTAAAACGGCCGGGGGGTGCGCGTGATTGCCAAGCACGTCCCCATGCGCTCCATCAAGAAGAGCGACTTCGCGGAGCTGGTGAAGTACATCACCGACGAGCAAGGCAAGACCGAGCGCCCAATACGCAAACCGCCTCTCCCCGCGCGTTGGCCGATTCATTAATGCAGCTGGCACGACAGGTTTCCCGACTGGAAAGCGGGCAGTGAGCGCAACGCAATTAATGTGAGTTAGCTCACTCATTAGGCACCCCAGGCTTTACACTTTATGCTTCCGGCTCGTATGTTGTGTGGAATTGTGAGCGGATAACAATTTCACACAGGAAACAGCTATGACCATGATTACGCCAAGCTTCAAATAATGATTTTATTTTGACTGATAGTGACCTGTTCGTTGCAACAAATTGATAAGCAATGCTTTCTTATAATGCCAACTTTGTACAAGAAAGCTGGGTCACCTGGGCGCGGCGCATTTCGAGCGGGTGCGCAGCTATGTCGACCTGGCCGATCACTACTTGTGCGAATTGATCGCGCAGGCGCAGGTCGAAGGCGCGTTCGAGGGATTGGCGATCGACGATGCCCTCAGCCTGATCAACCAGATGGTCGTGCCTTACACGATGGCCGAAATCCTGACCTACATGGACCACCGGCTTAGCGAAGAGAAGCTCGGCCGGATCGTCGACACTCTGTTCGCGGGGCTTTCCTCGGCGGAAGGCGGCGCGCGGGGCGTGACCGGGTTGCGCGCGGCCTAGCCGCCCAGCATCGTCACCCGGCCCGTCGTCGGCACCTGCACCACCGGCGCGGCGCGCAAGTAGGCTTCCATCGATTCGAGATCGAGCGGCCCAACCGTCGGGTTGGTTCCCTGCTTGAAGGTCACGAAACCGTCGCCCCCAGCGGCGATGAAGTTGTTGAGCGTCACCCGGTAGCTTGCCGCCGGATCGATCGGCTTGCCGTTGAGCGCGGCGGCGACCACCCGCTGGCCGGCAGGCTTCGCCGGGTCGAGCGTCATCGTGAATCCTTCGCTTACCGCCAGCACGTTCCAGTCGTTGAAATTGGCGAACTGTTCCTCGAGAATTTGCCGCAGCTGCGCGCCGGTGTAGGTCATCGTCACCAGCGTGTTGCCGAACGGCTGAACCGCGTAAATGTCGCCGAACGTCACCATCCCGCCTTCGCGCGCCAGCAGGTCGGTGCGCACCCCGCCGGGGTTCATCAACGCCACCACCGCGGCCGCATCGCGCGTGGCCGCGAGCTGGGCATCGGCGACGAGGTTGCCGAGCGGGCTCTCGGGCTTGCCGCGCAGCGCGGTCGCCGAAATCCGGCCCACCGGCCGGCTGGCGACCTCTTCGGCGGCCGCGACGTATCTGGCGACATAGGCGGCGACCGCGGGGTCGGCTTCGAAAGTCTGGAACGCGGCATTGACCGGCCGGCCCTCGCCCGCGCTCTGCACCGGCACGTTGCGCGCGGTGATCGCGATTACGTCGCTCGCGCGCGGGTCGATCGACATCGCGATGTCGGTCAGCATCGTACCGCCGTACCCCGCGCTGGTGACGGTAAAGCGGCGCGAAGGATCGACGCTCGAAAAGTCGCACACGTACGAGCGATGAGTATGCCCCGAGATCACCAGGTCGATCCGCGGATCGAGCTTCTCGAGTATCGTGCGCAAGTCGCCCGCAATCGCCCCGCAGCCGTTGAAGTCCGCGCCGGGCTCGGGAACCAACCCCTGGTGGATCGCCACCACCACCGCGTCGGCGCCCTCGGCCAGCGCCTTGGGCACGAGCGCGTTGATCGATTCGGCCTCGTCCTCGAACGACAGCCCCTCGATGCCGCCCGGGGAGACGATCTGCGCGGTGCCGCGCAGCGTCAGGCCGATCACGCCCACCGCCACCGCGCCGTCGCCACTGCCGAAGCGCCTGATGCCGTAACCGGGGAACAGCGTCTCGCCGCTCGGCATGCGCACGTTGGCGGCGAGTATGGGATAGTCGGTGCCCTTGTAACCGGGCTCGACCGCGCATGGCTCGCGCAAGGTCAGCTTCTCGCAGCCGCCCTCGCGCAGCCGCTTCAATTCGCGCCAGCCGCGGTCGAACTCGTGGTTGCCGACGCTGGTGAAATCGAGCCCCACGCGGTTCATCACGCCGACGGTGGGCTCGTCGAGGAACAGCGAGCTCGACAGCGGGCTGGCGCTGACGAGGTCGCCGGCACCGACCGCCATGCTGTATTCGTCCTGGGCGCGGAGGCTGGCGACGGCGCTCGCGAACCACGCCGCGCCGCCGGCGTAGACTTCCTGCTTGCCGCCCTTGCCGTCGTCGAGCGCGATCGGGCGCTTGATCGGCTCGAGGTTGCCGTGGAAGTCGTTGAGGCCGACAATACGGACCGTAACCGGCTCGGTCGACGCGGGCGGGACGGTAGCGCAGGCGGCGAGCGCGAGCGCGAGCGGGAGCGTGAAAGCTGAGCGTAGCATCGGCGTCAGGTGCCTCAGCCCAACCGCAGTAACAAGGTCAAAACCAGCGTTATTCGGATACTTGCCGGGGAACCGGCCCCATGCCGCGGCAGTTTCACGGGAAGTATCGGCGGGAGGGCTTCCAGGAGGTCGCGCCATGCAGACCGATCAGACCACCGTCATCGCCATCCTCGCGCTCATCGTCGTCGCCGCGCTGGTGCTGTGGTTCCTCTACCGCTCGCGCCGCACCGCCGCTTTGCGCGAGCGCTTCGGCAAGGAGGAATACGACCGCACCGTCGGCACCGTCGGCGGGCGCGGCAAAGCCGAGAGCGCGCTGCGCGAGCGCGAGAAGGAGGTCGCCAGGCTCGATCTACGCCCGCTCGCGCCGGCCGAGCGCGAACGCTTTACCGCTGAATGGACCGGCGCGAAGGCGGCGTTCGTCGACGACCCGGCGGCGGCGGTGCTGGGCGCGGACCGCGCAATCGGCGGAGTGATGGGCGCACGCGGCTATCCGGTCGACGACTTCGAGGCGCGATTCGAGAGCCTGACGGTCGATCACGGCGACGTCGCGCGCCACTACCGCGCGGGGCACGACATCGCGGTGAAGCAGGAACGCGGACAAGCCACCACCGAAGACCTGCGCCAGGCGATGATTCATTACGAGGCGCTGTTCGAGGAGCTCGTTGACGAGGTGCCCGGGCGCTCCGCGCAGGAGAATTGACGCTCAGCGTCCGGCGGCGGTGACCGTCGCCAGGACCGTGTCGCTGTTCGACGCGATCCGGCGGACCCGCACGCGGTCGGGCTCGCCGGCGCGGTGGAGCGAGGCCTCCAGGACGTACAACGTGCCGCCCCGCCAGGCGACGCCGCTCGGCCCCCAGCCGACTTCGCTGCGCGCGGCCGTGCGGACCTTGCCGCCGCTCACGGCGGCTACGCGGCGGTTTTCCCACTCGGCGAGGTAAACCGTCCCGCCCGGCGCCAAAGCGAGGCCGAAGTTGCCCCGGTCAAGCCCCTCGGCGAGTACTTCCGCCGATCCGTCGGGAGCCACCCGGCGCAGCACGCCGGCGTGGCGGAACAGCAGCCGACCGTTGGCGTCGAGTGCGGTTCCGGAAAGATCGCCCACGAGCCCCGGACGGAAGCGCAAGTCGTCGGCCGCGTGGCCGAACAGCAGCTCGGCAGGTTTCGCGCGACACTTGCGGTGGACCAGCGGCGGTCCACCCTGGAATGCCTGATCGAGATGCCAGGTGCACCCCTTGCGGTCGCGCAACAGCCCCACGCCGCGCTCGAGCCGCTTAGTGGGACCGTACCGATAGGCTGTGCGCCCACCCCGCGATCGGCGCCAGATCGCCTCGCGGTATCCGCCATCGGCGGGGTCGTAGGCCGATTGCTCGCCCCACAGCGCGCCATCTGCGGACAGCGCCAGCGCGTGGATGTGCGCCCCGCGCGCGTTTCGCACCACCCGCACCCGCCCGTCGGGTTGGATCGCGCGCACCCTGACCAGGTCGCTGAAGTAAACCGTCCCGTCGCGTGCCACGACGATCCCGCGCGGCGGATGCGCGAGCGCCGGAGCGGTCAGCGCGACCGCCGTCAGCGCAAGGGCGGCGCGCGCCTGCATGCTAAACGTCGAGATTGGCGACGTTTAGCGCATTCTCCTGGATGAACTCGCGCCGCGGTTCGACCACATCGCCCATCAGCCGGGTGAAGATCTCGTCGGTCACGTCGGCGTCCTCGACCTTGACCTGCAGCAGCGCGCGGTTTTCGGGGTCGAGCGTGGTTTCCCACAATTGCTCGGCGTTCATTTCACCCAGACCCTTGTAGCGGCTGATAGAGAGGCCCTTGCGGCCCGCGGCGAGCACCACGTCGAGCAGCTGCGAGGGGCGCGAGATCGCCCCGTCGAGGTTGACCGGCGCGACCGGCGCTTGCGCGTCGCTCGCGGCGGCCTCGCCTTCGTCCTCCTGCCCTTCGGGCTCGGGCTCGGGTTCGGCCCCGGAGCGCGCGAACCGGCTCGGCGTCAGGAACGCCGAGGCGTGCTCGGCCGCGAGCTTGTGCAGCTTGCGCGCTTCGGCGCTGTCGAGGAATTTGGCCTCGATCTCGTGTGCGTCGGTGACGCCCCGCCAGGCGCGCGCGAAGGCGACCGCGCCATCGTCGCGGCGGACGACGCTCCAGGTCGCGTCGGGGTCTCCCCGGCCCAGCAGTCCGGCGGCGCGGTCGAGCGCGGCGGCGCGGCCGGGCGCGTCCAGCGCCGGATTGAATACGCCGGCCAGCGCCATCTGCTCGATGATCGCGGGGTCGTACTTGCGCGGAACGAAGCCGAGCAGGCTGCGGATGCGCAGCGCATATTCGACCAGCGCGGCAAGATCCGCTCCCGAGCGCGCGCCCTCGGCGGTTTCGAGCGTGCGGCCCGCGACCCCCGCCTCGACCAGATAGCGATCGAGGTGCGGCTGATCCTTGAGGTAGACCTCGCTGCGCCCCTTGCTCACCTTGAACAGCGGCGGCTGGGCGATGAACAAGTGCCCGGCCTTGACGATCTCGGGCATCTGGCGGTGGAAGAACGTCAGCAGCAGCGTGCGGATGTGCGCCCCGTCGACGTCGGCGTCGGTCATGATGACGATCTTGTGGTAGCGCAGCTTTTCGAGGTTGAACTCGTCGCGCAAGCCGGTGCCCATCGCCTGGATCAGCGTGCCGACTTCCTTCGAGCTGATGATCCGGTCGAACCGCGCGCGCTCGACGTTGAGGATCTTGCCCCTGAGCGGAAGGATCGCCTGGTACTTGCTGTCGCGGCCCGACTTGGCCGAGCCGCCGGCGCTGTCGCCCTCGACCAGGAACAGCTCGCACTTGGCCGGATCGCGCTCGCGGCAGTCGCTCAGCTTGCCGGGCAGCGAGGCGACGCTCATCGCGCCCTTGCGGCTCATCTCGCGCGCGCGCCGGGCGGCTTCGCGCGCGGCGGCGGCATCGACGATCTTCTGGATGATCTGCTTGGCGTCGCCGGGGTTTTCCTCGAGCCACTCGCTCATCTTCTCGCCCATCAGCGATTCAAGCGGCTGGCGCACTTCCGAGCTGACCAGCTTGTCCTTGGTCTGCGAACCGAACTTGGGATCGGGCAGCTTGACCGAGACGATCGCGGTCAGCCCTTCGCGCATGTCCTCGCCGGTCAGGCTGACCTTTTCCTTCTTCATCAGCCCGGTGCGCTCGGCGTAGTTGTTGATCGTGCGGGTCAGCGCGGTGCGGAACGCCGCGAGGTGAGTGCCGCCGTCACGCTGGGGGATGTTGTTGGTGAAGCACAGCACGTTCTCGTAGTACGAATCGTTCCATTCGAGCGCGACATCGATGCCGATCCCGTCCTTCTCGGCCGAGACCGAGATCGGCTCGGGCACCAGCGGCGCCTTGTTGCGGTCGAGGTACTTCACGAACGCGGCGATCCCGCCTTCGTAATAGAGATCGTGCTCGAGCGGCTCCTCGTGGCGCAGATCGCGCAGCTTGATGCGCACGCCCGAGTTGAGGAACGCGAGCTCACGGTAGCGATGCTCGAGCTTCTCGAAGTCGTACTCGGTTACGTTCTTGAAGGTGTCGCTCGAGGCCATGAAAGTGACGCGGGTGCCGTTGCGTGCTCGCCCCGGTCCCTTGACGACGAGCGGGCTCACCGCATCGCCGTGCTCGAAGCGCATCCAGTGCTCCTTGCCGTCGCGCCAGATGGTCAGCTCGAGCCATTCGGAAAGCGCGTTGACCACCGAGACGCCGACGCCATGCAGCCCGCCCGAGACTTTGTAGGCGTTGTCGTCGCTGGTGTTCTCGAACTTTCCGCCCGCGTGGAGCTGGGTCATGATGACCTCCGCGGCCGAAACGCCTTCTTCGGCGTGCATGTCGACCGGAATGCCGCGGCCGTTGTCCTCGACCGAGACCGAGCCGTCGGGGTTCAATTCTATCAGCACGAGGTCGCAGTGACCCGCCAGCGCCTCGTCGATCGCGTTGTCCGAAACCTCGAACACCATGTGGTGCAGGCCCGATCCGTCGTCGGTGTCGCCGATGTACATGCCCGGCCGCTTGCGGACCGCGTCGAGGCCCTTGAGCACCTTGATGCTGGCGGCGTCGTATTCGTTCTGGTTGGGGGCGTTTTGCGTGTTCTCGTCCATGCCCATCATATAGGCATCGGGGAGGCATTTAGGAACCTTTCGCGGGCCCTTCCGTCCACAGGCGTTTCGTGCTTCAACCCGGCCCCGGTCGGGAGGGAGTTTCCATGCAGAAGTCGGTTCTTGCGCTTGCCGCGGCGACGCTCGCGATCGGCGTTCCCGCCGCGGCGCAGGTTCCCACCGGAACGATGCCGCCTCTCGATCCTGGCCAGCAGCGCTTCCTCGAGCTCTACAAGGAGCTGGTCGAAACCGACACCTCGCTGCCCGATGGCAGTTGCACCCGGGCCGCCGGGCAGGTCGCCGCCCGCATGCGCGCGGCGGGGTTCGCCGATGACCAGCTGACCCTGTTCGCCGACCCGGCGCATCCGGCGGACGGCGGGCTCGTCGCGGTGCTGCCCGGCACGTCCAAGACTTTGAAGCCGATGCTGCTGCTCGCCCACATCGACGTGGTCGCGGCCAAGCGCGCCGACTGGGTGCGCGATCCGTTCACCTTGGTCGAGGAAGGCGGCTACTACTATGCGCGCGGCGCCGCCGACGACAAGGCGCAGGCCGCGGTCTGGGCGGACACCCTCATTCGCCTCAAGCAGGGCGGCAGGCCGCTTAGGCGCACGGTCAAGCTGGCGCTCACTTGCGGCGAGGAGACAAACGGCGCGTTCAACGGCGCCGAATGGCTCCCCGCCAACCGCCGCGAGCTTATCGACGCCGCGTTCGCCCTCAACGAAGGCGGCGGTGGCGGGACCGACGGCAAAGGCAAAGTGGTCGAGCAGGCGGTGCAAGTCGGCGAGAAAACCTTCGCCACCTTCCGGCTGGAGACGCGCAACCCCGGCGGGCACAGCTCGGTCCCGCGGCCCGACAATGCAATCTACCAGCTGGCGCAGGCACTGGTGAACATCGGCCAGCACGAATTCCCGGTCGAGTTCACCGACACCACCCGCGCCTATTTCCGCGACGCTGGTGCCGGGCGCGGCGACGATATCGGCCGCGCGATGGTCGCGCTCGCGGCGAACCCCGCCGACAAGGCGGCCGAGGCGGTGGTCAACGCCGAACCGTTCCTTCATTCGAACCTGCGTACTACCTGCGTCGCGACGATGCTCGACGGCGGGCACGCGCGCAACGCACTCGCGCAGCGCGCGGGCGCCTACGTCAACTGCCGCATCTTTCCCGGCCACTCGATCGAATCGATCGGCGCCGAGCTGGGCCGCGTGATCGGTGATCCGGGGGTGACGATCGAGGCGCTGCCCCCCAAGCGCCCTGCCCCGCCCGCGCCGCCGCTCGATCCCGAGGTCATCGGCCCGATGAAGACGCTCGCGGCCAAATACTGGCCGGGCGTCCCGGTGGTGACGCAGATGGCCAACGGCTACACCGACGCGACATTCCTGGGCGCGGCGGGCATCCCGACGTACGGCATCCCCGGCATGTGGTTCGATCCCGACGGCAACGGCGCCCACGGATTGAACGAGCGGATCGAGGTGCGCGCGCTCTATGTCGGGCGCGACTACATGTATGATCTGGTCAAGGCGTTGGCGAGCTAGAGGAGAAACGAAGTCATGAAGTCACTGGTCGCAACTTGCGCGCTCACCGCCGCGCTGATTGCATCGCCCGCCGCGGCGCAGATGAAGATCGAGCCGATGGGGCCCTTGCGGCCCGACCAGCAGCGCTTCTTCGAGCTCTACAAGGAGCTGGTCCAGACCGACACCTCGCCCACCACCGGCAACTGCACGCAGGCCGCGGCGCAAGTCGCCGGTCGGATGAAGGCGGCCGGCTTCACCGATGAGCAGTTGATCCAGTTCAGCGTGCCCGAACATCCCAAGGACGGCGGGCTGGTGGCGGTCCTGCCGGGGACTTCGAAGACATTGAAGCCGATGCTGCTGCTCGCGCACATCGACGTCGTCACCGCCAAGCGCGCCGACTGGGAACGCGATCCCTACAAGCTGGTCGAGGAGAACGGCTACTACTACGCGCGCGGCATTCTCGACGACAAGTTCCAGTCCGCCGTTTTTGCCGACACGCTGATCCGGATGAAGGAAAGCGGCAAGGCCCCGAAGCGCACGATCAAGCTGGCGCTCACTTGCGGCGAGGAGACCTCGGGCGCGTTCAACGGCGCCGAGTGGCTCAGCGCCAACCGCCGCGAGCTGATCGATGCCGAGTTCGCCTTGAACGAGGGCGGCGGCGGGCGCACCGACGGCAACGGCACGCTGCTGGTCCAGACGCTCCAGGTGGGCGAGAAAGTCTATCAGGACTTCACGCTGGTCGCCACCCAGCCGGGCGGGCACAGCTCGCAGCCGGTTCCCGAGAACGCGATCTACGACATGTCGCGCGCGCTCGACCGGATTTCGGCCTACGAATTCCCGATCGAGTTCAGCGACGTCACCCGCGCGTTCTTCAGCAAAGTCGGCGCGATGCGCCCCGACGATACCGGCAAGGCGATGATCGCACTGGTCAACAACCCCGCCGACACGGCCGCGCTGGCGTTGGTCGACCAGGACAAGGCGCTGCACTCGATGCTGCGCACGACGTGCGTCGCGACGTTGTTTGACGGCGGCCATGCGCTTAACGCGCTGCCCCAGCGCGCCCAGGCCAACGTCAACTGCCGCATCTTTCCCGGTCACACCGCCGCCGAGGTCAAGGACCAGCTCACCAAGCTGATCGACAACCCGCGCATCTCGATCGCCTACCAGCGCGAGGACAAGCCGATCGCCAAGGTGCCGCCGCTCGACCCCAAGATCGTCGAGCCCGTCGAACGGCTGGCGAAGAAATATTTCCCCGGCGTCCCGGTGATCCCGGCGATGTCGACCGGTGCGACCGACGCGGTCTATACCGGCGGCGCGGGCATCCCGACGTACGGCGTGCCGAGCGCGTGGGGCGATCCCGACGGCAACGGCACCCACGGGCTCAACGAACGGCTGAGCGTGCGAGGGGTCTATACCGGGCGCGACTATCTCTACGACCTGGTCAACACGCTCGCCAACTAGCGGCGCAGCGCGAGGAGGTCGTCGCCTTCGGCCCGGTCGAGCGCCGGGCGGAAGGGCACGCCGTTCTGCCAGATCGAGCTGCCGAACACCGGCACGAGCGCCCCGCGGCTCGCCGCATCGTATTGGCTGGCGTGGCAGGCGAACGCGCGGCCGGCCGCCGCCAGGTCGGCGGGCGAGTATTTCGCGCGCACGGTGAGCAGTTCGGGCGCGGTCTCGGCCCAGTCCATCGCGGCGATCTCAGGCAGCGGAGGCAGGGTGCCGCGCTCGATGGCGGCGTAAAGAAGCGCCGGGCGCCGGCTTTCGCGCGCGACGATCTGGGTGGTCACCGCGGTGACCAGCCGGTGATCGGGATGGCCGTAGCCGCCGTCGGGCCCCCAGGTCAGGATCACGTCGGGCCGTTCGTCGGCGATCACCGCGGCGAGCCGGTCGCGCAAGCGGGCGAGGCTTCTTGCAGGCGGGCGGACGATCTCGCCGAGCCTGCCGTCGCCGAAGTCGAGCAGCAGGGGTTCGGCGGCCCCGAGTGCCGCCGAGGCGCAACGGGCTTCCTCGGTCCGCCGGGCGGCAATCGCGGGGCCGGGCTTCAGGTCGGTCTCCGGGGCCGAAGCGTCGCCCTGCGTGGCATAGACGATGCGCACGTGCGCGCCGCGCCGCGCCGCATCGGCGAGCGCGGGGCCGACCAGCGTCTCGTCGTCGGGGTGCGCAAACACCGCGAGTATCCGCGCGGGGCTTGCGACAGAGGTAGAGGCAGGCGCGGTCGCGGCGGCGCACGCGGCGAGCGGAAGGGCGAGAAGAAGGGCTTTCATCGCCAGCAGACTAAACCCGCCGATCGCCCTCGGCAAAGCCCCTTGCAGCGCGACCGCGCTCGATTAGGCTGCCCGGATGACCACAGAAGCCATCGCCACCCGCCTCGCCGAACCGTTCGGATCATTCCCGCAAGTCCTGGCCGACTGGGCGGCGTTCCAGCCGGGCGCGGTCGCGCTGCGCGACGAGGACGGCGAACTGGCATGGGGCGATCTGACCGACAAGATCGAGCGGATCGCCGCGCGGCTGCAGGCCGACGGACTGACACGCGGGCAGTCGGTGGCGATCCTCGGCACGTCGACGATCCCCTACGCGCTGGTGTTTCTTGCGGCGGTGCGCGCGGGTGGGGTCGCCGCGCCGCTCACGACCAGCGCGAGCGCCGACCAGCTCGCCGGGATGGCGGCGGACAGCGGCGCGCAGCATATCTTCATCGACCGCGCCAGGCTGACCGAGCTCGGCGACGGCTGCTTCCCCGGGATGACCCGCGTGGTGCTCGACGAAGAGCTCGATGGCTGGATGGCGCCCGCCGCCACCCGCGCCGCCCCGTTCGAGCCGAGCGAGGGGGACCCGTTCAACATCATTTACTCGAGCGGCACCACCGGGGTCCCCAAGGGCATCGTCCATTCGCACCTGATGCGCTGGCGCCAGTTCTCGCCGACCGCGAGCGCGCTGCTCGCGCCGGGGCTGCCGGTCACCAGCCTCGCTTCGACTCCGCTCTATTCGAACACCACGATGGTCGCCTTCCTGGCGCCGCTGCTCGCCGGCGGGATGGTCCGGGTGATGGGCAAGTTCGACGCCAAGCGGTGGCTGGCGCACTGCCAAGCGGATCGGACCGCGGTGACGATGCTGGTGCCGGTCCAATACCAGCGGCTGATGGACGAACCGTCGTTCGATGAGTTCGACCTGTCCTCGCTCGCGCTCAAGTATTGCACGTCCGCGCCGTTCTCCGCCGAGCTCAAGCGCGAAGTGCTGCGGCGGATGCCCGGCGCGCTGATCGAAATCTATTCGATGACCGAAGGCGGGGTGGTCTGCCTGCTGCAGGCGCACGAGTTTGCCGACAAGCTGCACACCGTCGGCCGCCCCGCGCCGGGGAGCGAATTGAAAGTGCTCGACGACGACGACCGCGAGGTGCCGCCCGGCACGCCGGGCAACCTCGTCGGCCGTAGCCAGACGATGATGAGCGGCTACAAGAACCAGCCCGAGAAAACCCGCGAAGGCTACTGGACCGATCCGGCGACCGGCGAGACCTGGCAGCGGATGGGCGACATCGGGCGGATCGACGAGGCCGGCTTCGTCGAGCTGGTCGGCCGCGCGAAGGACATGATCATTTCGGGCGGGTTCAATATCTTTCCGAGCGATCTCGAGACGGTGCTCGAGGGCGATTTAAGGGTCGCCGAAGCCGCGGTGATCGGGATGCCGAGCCGCCGCTGGGGCGAGACCCCGGTGGGATTCGTCCGGCTGGCGCCCGGGTTCACCGAGGCGCATCTGCCGTCGATCCTGACCGAGACCAACGCCAAGCTGGGCAAGACCCAGCGGCTGGCCGCGCTTCACGCGATCGAAGAGATGCCGCGCAGCCACATCGGCAAGCTGTTGAAGACCGAGCTGCGCGCGCTGGCCGATACGTTCGAGGCAGTAGACTGATCGGACGCCTGAGGATCAGGCGATCGTCGCGCCCAGCGTCAGGCCGCTGATGGCGGTGGCAAGCGCGAAGGCGAGCAGTTGCGAAAGAAGGCGCATGGCTGGATTTCCCTGTTCGATGTCCAGCCAGCTGGCCGGACGCTTTTGACCCGCCACGAAATAATATTCCAACCTTCTTTCCACAAATGCCAAGAAGCGCACGTGAGTTGCGAAACGCGCAACGCGCGCCTCAGAACGGCAAGGCGAACAGCAACAGGAAGCCGTTGACGGTCAACAGCGCGCCCAGCGCGCCAAGAGCCGCCGATGCGACGAGCACGGTGCGGTTGTGCGCGAGGATCGCCACCGAGCCCAGCACCAGCGCGAGCTGGAGCAGCACCTCGGCGTAGTCGAAGTTGTCGTCCCGCGCGGCCGCGGCGTCGCGCTGCGCCTCGAAGTCCCGCGCTTGCGCCATCAGCTGCTTCTTGCCCTCGCCGCGCAACGGATCGGCGGGCGCCGCCGGATCGGGCTCGTCGTCGTAGCGCGCGATGGTCGAACGATAATTGCCGAGGCGCTCTTCCAGGCTCGCGCGCTGCTCCGGCGCGGCGGCCGAGAGGCGCGCGGCCAGCTCGTCGGCTTCGATCTCGTAGGCGGTCTGGCGGATGTTCTTCGCCTGATAGAACGCCCAGGTATCGCTCGCGCGGATGTTGCTCACGAGCATGTCGTCGGTCGCGTTGCCGCCACCCAGCCCGCCGATAGCCAGCGTCGCCGCCATCGCCGCTATCAGCAGCGCCGCGCGGTTGGTGAATTGTTCCTCGCCGGCGCGGTCGGATCGCTCCTCGCGCAACTCGGCAATCAGCTCGGCCGCTTCGTCGGTCCCCATGCGCGCCCCTTCTGTCCGATGCCCGGATAGCTCAGGCGCCCGCCGAAAGAATGGAAGAATCCGACAGTTAGCCAAAGAAAGTGACGGGGGAAGGACGGGGCGACGGCTGGGAGGGAGAGGGTTGCCGCCGCCCCGTTTTCACTTCGCACGGGCCGCCGAAGCGGCGGGGGCGAGGGCGCCTCGGGACCCGGGGGGACGTGGTCGGAGGCACTTTGCCGGGCGCGCCCTTTTCGGGGGAGAGGACTGGCGTCGCTCGGCTCGGATACGGAAATAATCTTGCGCCGCGCTTTCCACAAATGCGAAAATCGCGGCCTGTGTTGCGCGCTGTGCAACTATCGCGGCAAGCGCCTCGAACCGTTGACGAAAAGCGCCACGGCCAGCGTGGCGATCGCCGCCGCGAGCACCAGCGGCATCGCCGGAAACTGCGCGATCGCCCGCGGCCCGGCAAAGCTGGCGAAGACGATCGCATACATCGGCGGCCCGGCGATCTGCGCGATCGAGCCGATCGCCTGCGTCGCGCCTTGCAGCTCGCCCTGGCTCGAGGCGTCGACGGCGCGGCTGTTCAGCGCGTTCAACGAGGGGTAGATCAGCCCCTGCAAGCCATTCACCAGGATCGCCGCGTAGATCAGCGGCTCGGACCGCACGAGGGCGAACATCGCGGTGGCGACGAGCACCGCCGAAATCCCCACCAGCACCGCGCCGACTTCGCCGATCCGCGCCACGATCGGCTTGAGCAAGACCCCCTGTACCAGCGCGCTGCCGACCCCCACCGCGGCCAGCGAAAGGCCGATCTGCCCGGCGTCCCAACCGTAGGCGGCGATCGCGAAATAGGCCCAGATCGACGGGTACACGACGTGCGCGAGCATCCACACGCCGATCGCGGCGACGAACCACAGCACGGTGCCGCTCTGGCGCGACAGCGCGCGCAGCGCGGCGAACGCGTTGGCGCGCGCGAGCTCGAACGGCCGCCGGCGCTCGCGCGGCAGGCTCTCCTCGAGCACGAAGAAGCCGAACGCGACATTGACCAGCGCCAGCCCGGCGGCGGCGAAGAACGGCACGCGCGGCCCGAACTCGCCGAGCAGCCCCCCGAGCGCCGGGCCGATGATGAACCCGAAGCCGAACGCCATGCCCATCAGCCCGAAGCTTGCCGCGCGGTTTTCCGGTGGAGCGACGTCGGCGAGGTAGGCGTACGCGGCGGCGTAGCTCGCCCCGGTCACCCCGGCGATCATCCGCCCGGCGATCAGCCAACCGAGGCTCGGCGCGAGGCCTTGCAGCAGGTAGTCGAGCCCGAACGCGGCGAGGCACGCGAGCAGCACCGGCCGCCGCCCGAAGCGGTCCGAGAGGTTGCCGATGATCGGCGCGAACACGAACTGCATCGCCGCGTAGCCCGCCGCGAGCCAGCCCGCCCACAGCGCCGCGGCGTCGACCGGCATGTCGCCGAGGTCCATGATCAATAGCGGCAGCACCGGCATGACGATGCCGAAACCGATCATGTCGATCAGCACCACCGCGAACAGGAACCACACGATCCGCCGCTGCTGCATCGCCCCGCTCCCTCCCCCGGCGGCTTGCTATCGCAGCGCCACGGCGGCGGCAATCGCAGTTGCGGAACCCTTGGTCGCGTTCGGGCGGGGGTTTGCTTGTCCGGAGCAGGTGGGCGGTGGCAGGATCGCGCGATGGGTCGCCTGGTTATCTTCGGTGCCGGAGGCTTCGGCCGCGAGGTACTTCGCATCGCTCGGCGCCGCTATGCCGAGGTCGCGTTCTGCTCGGACGAACCCGGCCCCCCGGTCGCCGGGGTCGAGGTGATCGCGCCCCAGGGCATACGCCATAATGACGAGCTGATCGTCGCCATCGGCAACTCGAGAGTGCGGGCCCGCGTTCTCGACCGGCTCCGGGGCGTGAAGCTGGGCAGCCTGTTTGCCGACACGGCGATTATCGGCGACGACGTCCAGATCGGCCCCGGCGCCGTTTTCTGCGACTTCACGATGGTGACCGCCTCGGCCCGGATCGGCCGGGATTTCCAGTGCAACATTTACTCCTACGTCGCGCACGATTGCGTGATCGGCGACCACGTCACCTTCGGCCCGCGCGTTTCGTGCAACGGGACCGTCATAGTCGGCGATGGCGCGCACATCGCCTCGGACGCGACGATCCGGAACGGAACGCCCGAGCGGCCGCTCACGATCGGCGAAGGGGCGACGGTCGGCATGGGCGCGGTGGTGGTGAAGAATGTTCCAGCGGGCGCAACCGTGGTGGGCAATCCGGCACGGCCGATCGAGCGCAGAGTCAGCGCCGCGGCCTAGGGCGAGCAGCGACATCCCGGCGAAGCGAAACGACGCCTCGGCCGGGGCAACTACTGGCCGCGATACCTGGCGCGTGATAGCCTCGGCCGATGGCGCGGCTGGTGATTTTCGGTGCAGGCGGCTGCGGGGGCGATCTGTTGCGCGCGGCGACCTATTGCTATGCCGATGTGGTCTTTGCCGATGACAATCCGCGCGGCGCCGAATACTTCGGCAGGCCGCTGATCCGCGCCGAGCAAATGCGTGACAGCGACCATTTCACGCCTGCGGTGGGCGATGGCGCGGGGCGGGCGCGACTGATCGAGCGCTTCGCCTATGTGCGGGTGGAGGATTTCGCCACGATCGGCTTCAGCGCCACCGTTCGCTCCAACGGCCGGCGGCCGCTGCGCATCGGCCGCGCGGCCAAGGTCGGCTGCGGCGCGATGGTGATGAAAAGCGTGCCCGACGGCGCGACGGTCGCGGGCAATCCGGCACGGCCGCTGCGCGAATACGTGCGCGCGGCGGGCTGACGCGCCGCCCCCGGCTGGACCGGCGCGGCGCGCTGGCCTAACGGCGCGCGATGGACCCCGCGCACCTCCCCGATTCCATCCTTATCGTCGATTTCGGCAGCCAGGTGACCCAGCTCATCGCCCGCCGGGTGCGCGAGGCGGGGGTCTATTCCGAGATCGCCCCGTTCACCCAGGCCGAAGCGGCGTTTCAACGGCTCAAGCCCAAGGGGATCATCCTCTCCGGCAGCCCCGCCGGGGTGCCCGAGGAAGGCAGCCCGCGCGCCCCGCAGGCGCTGTTCGACAGCGGGCTCCCCATCCTCGGCATCTGTTACGGCCAGCAGGTGATGAGCCACCAGCTCGGCGGGCGGGTCGAGGCGGGGCATGAGGGCGAGTGGGACGGCGAGTTCGGCCGCGCGTTTCTCACCGTTACGCAGCCTTGCGCGCTGTTCGACGGGCTGTGGGCGGTCGGCGAGCGGCACCAGGTGTGGATGAGCCACGGCGACAAGGTCACCCAGTTCGCCCCCGGGTTCGAGATCGTCGCCACTTCGGACGGCGCCCCGTTCGCCGTGATCGCCGACGAGGCGCGGCGCTACTACGGCACCCAGTTCCACCCCGAGGTCGCGCACACCCCCGACGGGGGCAAGCTGATTGCCAACTTCGTCCACCGCGTGTGCGGCCTCGCCGGCGACTGGACGATGGCCGCCTATCGCGAGACCAAGGTGCGCGAGATCCGCGAGCAGGTGGGCAAGGGCCGGGTGATCTGCGGGCTATCGGGCGGCGTCGACAGTTCGGTGGCGGCCATCCTGATCCATGAGGCGATCGGCGAGCAGCTCACTTGCGTGTTCGTCGACCACGGGCTGCTTCGGCTGGGCGAGCGCGAGCAGGTCGAGACGATGTTCCGCGACCACTACAACATCCCGCTGGTCACGGTCGACGCCGAGGAGCGCTTCATGGCCGGCCTTGCCGGGGTCACCGACCCCGAGGCCAAGCGCAAGTTCATCGGCAAGACCTTCATCGACGTGTTCGACGAGGAAGCGCACAAGCTCGGCGGCGCCGAGTTCCTCGCGCAGGGCACGCTTTATCCCGACGTGATCGAGAGCGTCAGCTTCACCGGCGGCCCCTCGGTCACGATCAAGAGCCACCACAACGTCGGCGGCCTGCCCGAGCGGATGAACATGGCGCTGGTCGAGCCGCTGCGCGAGCTGTTCAAGGACGAAGTCCGCGCGCTCGGCCGCGAGCTCGGGCTTCCGCAAGTGTTCGTCGGCCGCCACCCCTTCCCCGGCCCCGGCCTCGCGATCCGTATCCCCGGCGAGGTGACCCGCGAACGCTGCGACATCTTGCGCAAGGCCGACGCGGTCTACCTCGAGGAAATCCGCGCCGCGGGGCTCTACGACGCGATCTGGCAGGCCTTCGCGGTGCTGCTGCCGGTGCGCACCGTGGGGGTGATGGGCGACTACCGCACCTACGACCACGTCCTCGCGCTGCGCGCGGTGACCAGCGTCGACGGCATGACGGCGGACATCTACCCCTTCGACGCCGCCTTCCTCAGCCGCGTGGCGACCCGCATCGTCAACGAGGTCAAGGGGGTCAACCGGGTGGTCTACGATTACACCAGCAAGCCGCCGGGCACGATTGAATGGGAATAGACTAGCGCCTGAACTCGACCCCGGTCATCGCTTCCGATTCCACCCACAGCCGCTCGGCCAGAGCTTCGTCGCGGACGTGCGGCATGACGCCGCCGCTACGGTCTTCAGGCGTTCCGGGTGCCGCCACGTCGCAGTTCTCGCAGTAAACCCCGCCCGCGCCCTCGAGCAGCGGCGAGGTGGCGGCCCAGACGGTGGTCGAGGCGCCCTGTTCCTCGGTCTTGAAGCGTTCGTTGACGTTGCCTGTGGCGTCGATCCAGCCCATCGCGACCTGCTCCTCGTTGGTGAGGTGGCGCTGGAGCGGGGTCATGATGCCGCCGGGGTGAACCGCGAACGCGCGAACCCCGTGCGGCTTGCCGATCTTGTCGAGCTGCAGCGCGAACAGGGCATTGGCGCTCTTGGCCTGGCCGTAGGCGAGCCATTTGTCGTACGGGCGCCTTTCGAAATGGGGATCGTCCAGGTCCAGCCCGTTCAGCCGGTGGCCGATCGACGACAGCACCACCACCCGGGCGTGCCCGTTCGCCTTCAACAGCGGCCACAGCCGCGCGGTGAGCTGGAAGTGCCCGAGATGGTTGGTGGCGAACTGGCCCTCGTAGCCGCGCGCGTCGCGCGCGAGCGGGCTTGCCATCACCGCGGCGTTGGCGATCAGCAGGTCGAGCGTGTCCCACCTTGCCGCGACCGCCGTGGCGAAGGCGTCGATCGATGGAGGGTCGGAGAGGTCGAGCGGCAGGACCGCGATCGATCCTTCGACCTCCGCCAGCACAGCCTCGGCCCGATCGACCCGCCGCGCGCCGACCACCACCTCCGCCCCGGCGCCGGCCAAGGCGCGGACCGTCTCGGTGCCGATGCCCGAGTAGCCGCCGGTGACCACCACGCGCTTGCCCGCCAGATCGATGCCCGCGAGCACCTCGCGCGCGGTCGAACGGTAGCCGAACGCCGAACCGACGGGTTGCTGCTGAGTGGCCATCGAAATCCCTCCTTCGGAACGGACCCGGCCTATCGAAAGTTACCTTTCGTGCGAGCCGGGACTGATGGCCCGCCTACACCAAAAATGGAGAGGCCATATGCTTATCTCATCACGCTGCGCCGCGCTGGCGCTCGCGGGCGCCGCAACGCTGGCAGGCTGCGCGACGATCGAGGAGGAGGCGGTCGACGCCACCTCCGATACCTACAACGCGGTGCTGACCGGCGCCAACGAAGTCGGTGGCGGCGATCCCGACGGTTACGGCACCGCCGAAGTCTCGATCTCCGACGGCTTCGGCCAGGTCTGCTGGGAGATCAAGGACGTGCGCGGGATCGACGCGCCCACCGCGGCGCACATCCACTTCGGCCGCGCGGGCACCAACGGCCCGGTGGTATTTCCGTTCACAATCTCGAACGAAGGCCGCTGGCAGGGCTGCCGCGATGCCCGCGAATGGACGCAGAACCGGCTGCAAGGCAACCCGGCGGACTTCTACGTCAACGTCCACAACGCCGCCTATCCCAACGGCGCCATCCGCGGGCAGCTGGTCGACTGACAATGCAAAAGGCCGGCGCGCATCGCTGCGCGCCGGCCTATGTCAGAATGGCGGCTGGTCAGTCGACCCGCGTGTAGGGGACGAAATCCCCCAGGAACACGTTGCCGGTGTACATGCCCGAGCTCGCGTCGAAGGTGGTGACGATGTCCTGGCGGCACAGCTGCGAGCCGTACTGGCGGATCAGCAGCGCATCCCAGTCGTCGAGATCGCGCGGGTTGGCGGGCACGTTGACCCAGATCGTCTTGCCGCGACCATAGACCACCGCGGTGCCGTCGATCACCTGCGAATCGCGGTTGGTAAAGGTGTTGATGCAGTTCCTCGGCTCGCCGGCGACGCGGCCTTTGAGCAGCTTGGCGAGCTGCTGATCGCCGGTCGGGCGCTCCCTGGCGATCGATGGGCCGGCGGCAACGGTCATCGCAGCAAGCGCGGCGAGAGCGAGGGCGGGCTTCAACATGATCGATCTCCTACAAACGGCGGAACAGGCACCGATACCACGCGCGGGCTGAACGCGCGCTGACTTTCCAGAACCGGCCGCCACAGACGAATTGCCAGGCCGATTGCGGCTCAGGCGGTTCCGCCCACGGTCAGCCCTTCGACCAGCAGCGTCGGCTGGCCGACCCCGGCCGGCACCGATTGCCCGCCCTTGCCGCACATGCCGACCCCTTCGTCCAGGGCCATGTCGTCGCCGATGCCGGTCACCTTGGTGAGCACGCTCGGCCCGTCGCCGATCAGCGTCGCGCCCTTGATCGGCGCGCCGAGCCTGCCATCCTCGATCAGGTACGCCTCGGTGCAGCTGAAGGTGAACTTGCCGCTGACGATATCGACCTGCCCGCCGCCGAAGCTCTTGGCAAAGATGCCCTTCTTCACGCGAGCGAGGAGCTCGGCCGGGCTATCGTTGCCGCCGCGCATGAAGGTGTTGGTCATCCGCGGCATCGGCGCGTGGGCATAGCCCTGGCGGCGGCCGTTGCCGGTCGGCGCCACACCCATGAGCCGGGCGTTCATCCGGTCCTGCATGTAGCCTTTGAGGATGCCGTCCTCGATCAGCACGTTCTCCTGCGTCGGGGTGCCCTCGTCGTCGATCGAGAGCGAGCCGCGGCGGTTCATCATCGAGCCGTCGTCGACCACGGTCACGCCGGGCGCGGCGACGCGGGTGCCGATCCGGCCCGAGAACGCGCTGGTGCCCTTGCGGTTGAAATCGCCCTCGAGCCCGTGGCCGACCGCCTCGTGCAGCAGCACGCCCGGCCAGCCGGGGCCGAGCAGCACGGTCATCTCGCCCGCCGGCGCCGCGACTGCATTCAGATTGGTCAGCGCCTGATCGACCGCCATGTCGACCGCGCGGCGCCACGTAGCCGGATCGAACAGCGAATCGTAGAGATAGCGCCCGCCCAACCCGAAACTGCCGGTCTCGCGCCGGCCGTTCTCTTCGGCCACTACGGACACGTTGAGCCGCACCAGCGGGCGGATGTCGCGCGCGACGAACCCGTCCGGCCGCACGATCTCGATCGCGCTCCAGCTGCCCGCGAGCAACGCGGTCGCCTGCACCACCCGCGGATCGCGCGCGCGGGCGGCGGCGTCGATCGCCTCGAGCAGCCTGATCTTCTTTTCGAGCGGCACCCCGTCGAGCGGGCTCGCGTCGGTATAGAGATGGCGGTTCGACCTCGGCGGCGGCGCGGCCATCGCCCTCTTCGCCGGATCGAGCAGCCGCAGCGTCTCGCCCGCGCGGCGGATCGCCTCCGCGCTGATCTCGCTCGCGTGCGCGAACCCGGTCATCTCGCCCGACACACCGCGCAAGCCGAACCCGGCGTCGCGCGAATAGTCGCAGGTCTTGAGCCGCCCGTCGTCGAACACGAAGCTCTCGGTGGCGAGAAACTGGAGGTAGAGTTCGCCGTCCTCGCAGTTGGCGAGCGTCTCGGCCGCGAGCGCCCTGGCCTCGTCGGGATCGAGCTGGCCGGAAGCGTAAAGGAGCGCGTGCGGATCGGCGGTCATGCCGCCGATATGGGCGCTTGCCCCCCGTAACGCTAGGGGGCCGCGCCCGCCGAGATGTCCGCGAGGCCAGACTGGTCGGCGCCGTCGGCCGGGCCGCCCGCGAGCACGAAGCGGCGGTCGCAGTAGCCGCAGTCGACGTAGCCGTGCTCGTCGATCTCTAGCCAGACCCGCGGGTGGCCGAGTGCCGAGGGCGTGTAGCCGGGGCCGGGGCGGATTTGCCCCGCGCCGTCGCACGCCACGCGGCGGTCGGTCACTGTCGTCACTTCGGGCGGCGGAATGCTCATGGCAGCGCCGTTACCGGGATTGCGACAACCCTGCAACGCCCCTACTTGGCGCCCATGAGCACGCTCCCCGCGATCCGCATCGACAACCTCGTCAAGCGCTACGCGGGGATCAAGGGCGAGGAAGGCAAGCTCGCGCTCAAGGGCGTCAGCTTCGATGTCCCCCAAGGCCAGATCTTCGGCCTGCTCGGCCCCAACGGCGCGGGCAAGTCGACGATCATCAACATCCTCGCCGGGCTGGTGAACAAGACCGGCGGCAGCGCAGAGGTGTGGGGCTTCGACATCGACGCGCACCCGCGCAACGCCAAGCGCTCGATCGGCATCGTCCCGCAGGAGATCGTGTTCGATCCGTTCTTCACCCCGTTCGAGGTGCTCGAGAACCAGGCCGGGTTCTACGGCGTGCCGCGACGCGATCGACGCTCAGAGGAGCTGCTCGCCGCGGTGCACCTTTCGGACAAGCGCGACGCCTACGCGCGCACGCTCTCGGGCGGGATGAAGCGGCGGCTGCTGGTGGCCAAGGCGATGGTCCACGCGCCGCCGATCCTCGTGCTCGACGAGCCCACCGCCGGAGTCGACGTCGAGCTGCGGCGCCAGCTGTGGGAGCTGGTCACCCGCCTCAACCGCGAGGGCGTGACGGTGGTTCTCACCACGCACTACCTCGAGGAAGCCGAGCAGCTCTGCGACCGGATCGCGATCATCAACCACGGCGAGCTTATCGCCGACAAGCCGACCCGCGAGCTCGTCGGGATGATGGGCGAGAAAGTCGTCGAGATCACCGTCGACCGCGACCTCGCCGCGCCCCCGGTCCACGCCGCGTTCAAACGCAGCGAGAAGAAGGGCGAGCGGACGGTCGAGATCACCTACGACAAGGACGCGATAACCGCCGGCCAGGTGCTCGGCCTGGTGCAGGATCAGGGGTTCGTGATCGAGGACGTGACGACCCGCGAGGCGGACCTCGAAGACGTCTTCGTCAGCCTGACGAGTGCGGCCTAGCGAAGAAGGCGGTCGGCCAGCCCCGCATCGCGCACGTACTGCACCGTCCAGTGATGCGGCGTGCTTTCCTCCATCGGCGTGGAGCAATGCCTGCAGCGGCTGACCGTCCCGCCATGGATATGGCGCACGGCGCCGGTGTCGACACTATGCCGACCCAGCGCGCACGCAAAATGCGCAAACTTCATAGGCTCGCGACCCTTCCCGTCCCTATCCCCTGCCTCACCTGGGTTAGTCCGGACCGCGCGCGCGTAAACGGCCGAGCGCCCAAGCGTTCATAAATTGCCGTATGCCGATGAATCGCGCGTGCTTGCAGCGCAACAGGCCACCGGGCATGAGCCGTGCATGACCGATTTGCGCTTATCGGCGGCCGCCGCCGCTCTGCCCCTGCTTATGGCCGGCTGCGCGACGCAGCCCGCGCCGCGCCCTCAGGGTCAGGCGCTCGATGCGCTGCTCGCCTTCGCCGATCCCGCGATATGCCGCCAAACCGACGCGACGGCCCGGTTGATCGAGGGCTTCGTGCGCAACGATCCGCTGGCGATGGACAGCGACAGCTGGATCGAACCTGGCGCGGTGCCCGCTGAACTGCGCGATCGCTTCGGCCCGATCACCCGCATCAAGCACGACGAGTGGTGGACCATCCGCACCCCGGTGCGCGGCACGCTGTGGGGCCTGCCGCTGACCGCGATCGAACAGGACTTTCCCGTTGGCGGGGACGCCGGCGGCACCACCTTCGAGTTTCACGCTTCGGCGCGGATGGTCGAGCGCGCCGCGCGGGCCCGCGGCTTAATGGCGCGGGCGGGCCGGTCGGTGCCGATGGGTGTGCCCGACGGCCTCGCCTGGGAGATCGGTCTGCACCCTGACGACGACGATCCGCGCCGGTCGCGTCTTAGCTGCGGTCATTCCTGATGCACGACGTCATCGTCGTCGGCTCGGGCGCTGCCGGCCTGACGGCGGCGCTCGCGCTGGCCGAGACGCGCACGGTGCTCGTTCTCGCGAAGGGCTCGCTCACCGGGGGCAGCACGGCGTGGGCGCAAGGCGGGATCGCCGCGGTGCTCGATGCCGGCGATACGTTCGAGGATCACATCCGCGACACGATGGTGGCGGGCGCGGGGCTAAACCGGCGCGAGACGGTCGAGTTCGTAATCGAAAACGCTCCTGCCGCGATCGACCGGCTGGTCGAGTTGGGCGTGCCGTTCAACACGGATGGGCCCGACCTCCACCTTACCCGCGAGGGCGGGCATAGCCGCCGCCGCATCGTTCACGTCAACGACGCGACCGGCTGGGCGGTGCAGGAGGCCTTGCTCAAGGCCGCCGAGGCGAACCCCAACGTCACGCTGCTCGCGGGCCGCGCGTGTATCGACCTGATCAACGGGCGCAATGCCGACAAGTTTTCCGGCAGTGGCCGCGTGTGGGGCGTTTACGCGCTCGACGAGGCTACGGGAAAGGTCGAGGCGCACGTTGCCCGCGCGACGGTGCTCGCAACCGGCGGCGCGGGGCGAGTCTATCAGTTCAGCACCGCTCCGCGGGGCGCGACGGGCGATGGGATCGCGATGGCCTGGCGCGCGGGGGCCCGCGTCTCCAACATGGAGATGATGCAGTTCCACCCGACCTGCCTCTACAACCTCGAAACCAAGAATTTTCTGATTACCGAAGCCGTCAGGGGTGAAGGCGGCTTGCTGAAACACCCCGAATCCGGGCACCGCTACATGCCCGATTACGACCCGCGCGCCGAGCTGGCGCCGCGGGACATCGTGGCGCGCGCCAACGACGACCAGATCAAGCGCTTCGGGCTCGATTTCGTGCATCTCGACATCAGCCATCAGAGCCCCGAGTTCGTGCGCGAGCATTTCCCGACGATCCACGAGAAGCTGCTCGGGCTCGGCATCGACATGACCAGCGAGCCGATCCCGGTGGTTCCGGCGCAGCACTACACTTGCGGCGGGGTGCTGATCGGGCTCGATGCGCGTACCGACCTGCCGGGGCTGTGGGCGGCGGGCGAGTGCACCGAGAGCGGGCTTCATGGCGCAAACCGCCTCGCGTCGAACAGTCTCCTCGAATGCTTCGTGTTCGGCGAGGCGGCGGCGAAAGACATCCTCAGCGCTTGGGACTGGCTCGAAATCCCGCCGGCGATCCGCGAGTGGGACGAAAGCCGCGTGACCGATTCGGACGAGGAAGTGGTCATCAAGCAGAACTGGACCGAGATCCGCCGAATGATGTGGAACTACGTCGGCATCGTGCGGACCACCAAGCGGCTCGAGCGCGCGCAGCACCGCATCGAGCTGCTGGGGCGGGAGATCGAGGACTATTACGGCTCGTTCCGCGTAACCACCGACCTCATCGAATTGAGGAACCTCCACCAGTGCGCCGACCTCATCGTCCGCAGCGCCCTGAAGCGCCACGAGAGCCGCGGCCTGCACTTCACGCTCGATTATCCCGTGACTGACGCGGTGGCGAAGGATACGGTACTGGTGCCGTGAAACCCGCTTGACGGGCCGACGCCCAGTGTATTAGCAATACGATACACCTGGGAGGGCGCAAAACCATGACTTATCGACATCTTCTCGCCGGCGCGGCGGCGATCGCGCTGTCCGCCCCTGCATTCGCCGTGGACGAAAACTTCGCTGCGCGGGCCGAAGCGCTGATCGAGGCGGCCTATCCCGCCGACAAGCCGGGCGCGGCGGTGATCGTCACCGAAGGGGGCAAGGTCGTATACGCCGGCGGCTCGGGCATGGCCGATATCGCCAGGGGGGTGCCGATCACCGCCGATACGGTGTTCCGCTTCGGCTCGATCACCAAGCAGTTCGCTGCCGCCGCGGTCCTCCAGCTCGCCGCCGAGGGCAAGCTCTCGCTCGACGATCCGGTGGCCAAGTTCGTGCCCGGCTATCCGGAGCCCGGCGCGAAGGCGACGGTGCGCCAGTTGCTCAACCACACTTCGGGCATCCAGTCGTACACCGGCATTCCCGGGTGGATGGGCGGCGAAAAGGTATCGACCCCGCACACCACCGCCGAGATGATCGCCGAGTTCCGCGACCAGCCCGCCGAATTCCAGCCGGGCGAGAAGTGGAACTACAACAACTCGGGCTACGTCCTGGTCGGCGCGGTGATCGAGGCGGTCACCGGCAAGCCGTGGCACGAGGTGGTGCGCGAACGCTTCACCGCGCCGCTCGGCCTGTCGACGATCCGCTATGGCGGCGAGGAAGCGTCGATCCCCGCCTTTGCGCTCGGCTATAGCGCCGCCGACGGCGAGACCTTCGCGCCCTCGCGCAAGATCGACATGAGCGTGCCGCATGCTGCCGGCGCGCTGGTCGGCACCGTGGGCGACCTCGCCCGGTGGTCGCACGCGCTCCACCACGGCCGAATCGTGCCCGCGCCGCTCTATGCCGAGATGATCGCCCCCACCGCGCTCCCCGGCGGCGAGCCCGTGCCCTACGGGTACGGCATCGGCCAAGGCAGCGTGCGAGGGCTGGCGATGGTCACGCACAGCGGCGGGATCTTCGGCTTCTCGACCGACAGCCTCTACATCCCCGAGAAGGACCTGTTCGTGGCGGTGTTCACCAATGCCGATTCGGGGATTGCCAACCCCGGCATGCCGATGCTGCGGCTTGCCGCAGAGGCGATCGGCAAGCCCTTTGCGGCGTTCACCGCGGTGCCGTTCGACCCCAATTCGATGACCGACTGGAACGGGGTCTATCGGATCGACGGCGGCGACACGACGCGCAAGCTGTTCGTCCGCGACGGCCAGCTCTACACCCAGCGCACCGGCGCGGGCGAAAGCAAGGTCTGGCCCGCCGGCGGCAATCGCTATTTCTACGGGGCGGAGAGCCTCAACTGGTTCGAGCTGGTGCGCGGGCCCGACGGCACCGCGACGATGCTGATGCATCAGAACGGCGAGGACAAGGCCGAGCGCGCGGTGTGGATCGGCCCGGTTCCGCCCGAGGCGGCCAGCGTAGAACTGCCCCGCGCGCTGCTCGAAAGCTATGCCGGCGCCTATTCGAGCATGCCCGCGCCCATCGTGGTGGCGCTGGGGGGCGACGGCGCGCTCACGCTCAAGTTCGGCAACCAGCCGGCGACCCCACTGCGGGCGCTGAACGAAGCCGAGTTCGCCGCCATCGGGGTCGACGCGCGGATCGAGTTCAACCGCGAGGGCGGCAAGGTCATCGGCCTGGTCATCCACCAGGGCGGGCGCGAGCTGCCGGCGGAGCGCACCGGCGGCTGATTGACACCGGGCAGGCGGGTCCTACTCTCCGGTCCGCGGCAACAACGGGCCGCGGGGGAGGGAGAGCCGCAATGGCCACCGTAGCAGTAGCAGACGGGCAGACATTTCTCGGCCAACCGAAAGGCGTCGCCTTCCTGGCGATGACTGAGGCGTGGGAGCGGTTCAGCTTCTACGGCATGCGCGGGCTGCTGGTGCTCTACATGGTGCAGGAGCTGCTGCTCCCCGGGCGGATCGAGAACGTCGCCGGGATGGGGGCCTTTCGCACCTGGGCCGAAGGGTTCTTCGGGCCGATGAGCACGCAGGCGTTCGCCAGCCAGACCTTCGGGCTCTACGCCGGGTTCGTCTATTTCACGCCGATCTTCGGCGGGCTGATCGCCGACCGCTGGCTCGGCGCGAAGAAGACCGTGATGATCGGCATCGTGCTGATGACGCTCGGCCACTTCGCGATGGTGTTCGACGCAAGCTTCCTCGTCGCCCTGGTGCTGCTGGTGCTCGGCTCCGGGTGTTTGAAGGGCAATATCGCCGCGCAAGTCGGCCACCTTTATCGGCCCGACCAGGAAGCCGAGCGGACGCGCGGCTACACGATCTTTTCGACCGGCATCAACATCGGCGCCACGCTCGGCCCTCTCGCCTGCGGGCTGGTGGCGCAGCTCTACGGCTGGCACGCCGCGTTCGGGCTGGCCGGGGTGATGATGCTGCTCGCCGCCGGGTTCTACTTCGCCGGGTGGCCGCACCTCGCCGACGACCGGCCGAGCGGCAAGCGCAAGGTTCACCCGCCGATGGAGCGCGGCGACTGGACCACGGTGGCGCTGATCGTGTTCGTGCTGATGCTCACCTTCGGCCAGTTCCTCGCCTACGACCAGACCAGCAACGTCGGGCTGATCTGGGTCTCCGAGCAGGTCAACCTGGCGACCCCGCTGGGTTCGGTGCCCGAGGCGTGGTTCACCGCCGAGGACGCGTTCGCCTCGATCGTGATCGTGCCGTTTTTGATCGCGTTGTGGCGCTGGCAGGGCAAGCATGGCGGCGAGCCGCACGACACCGCCAAGATGGCGATGGGCGCGCTGGTAATGGCGGGGTCGGTCATGGCGATGGCGGCGGGGGCGTGGCAGGCCGAGGCGGCGGGCAAAGCCTCGCTCTTCTGGCCGATCCTGGCGTTTTTCCTCTCCGGCGTCGCGTTCATGTTCTCGTGGCCGGTGATGCTGGCGCTGGTTTCGCAGCGCGCGCCGGCCGGGGTCAACGCGGTGATGATGGCGGCGGTCTATATCACCGCGTTCGTCACGGGAGTCGGCTCGGGCTGGATCGCGCGGTTCTACGAGCCGATGGGCGCTGCCAATTTCTGGCTGATGCACGTCGCGATCAGCCTCGCCGGCGCGGCGTTGCTGTGGTTGCTCGGCCCGATCCTGCGCCGCAAAATGGACGCGCTCGATGCGCGCGCGAAGGAGGCTTTGGCATGAGCCAGGTTCAGGCGAACGGCATCACTATCGAATATGACGACCACGGCAATCAGGCCGCGCCGCCAATCTTGCTGGTGATGGGCCTGGGTGCGCAGATGACCCTGTGGCCGCAGGAGCTGGTCGATGCGCTCGTCGAACGCGGCTTCCGGGTAATCCGCTACGACAACCGCGACATCGGCCTCAGCCACAAGTTCGAAGGCGCGAAGGCGCCCGGCATGGTCAAGATGCTGCTGCTTAGCCGGATCGGGTTCAAGCCGAAGGTGCCCTACACGCTCGCCGACATGGCCGAGGACGGGGTCGGCCTGCTCGACGCACTGGGGATCGACAAGGCGCACATCGTCGGCGCGAGCATGGGCGGAATGATCGCGCAGCACATGGCGTTCAGCCACCCCGACCGCGTGCTCAGCCTGACCTCGATCATGTCGACCACCGGCAACCGCAAGCTGCCCGGCGGGACGAAGGAAGCGATGTCGGTGCTGACCAAGCGGCCCGAATCGATGGATGAGGAAGTGCTGGTCGAACACGGCCTCAAGGTTGCGCACGCTATCGGCAGTCCCGGCTACCGCGCCGATCCCGAGCGGCTGCGCGAGCGGACCCGCGCGCTGCTCAAGCGCAGCTTCTACCCCGCCGGAATGCCGCGCCAGTTCGCCGCGATCGTTGCCGACGGCGACCGGCGCGAGCGGCTGCGCAGCGTCACGGCGCCCACGCTGGTGATCCACGGCGAGGCCGACCCGCTGGTCCCGCTGCCCGGAGGCGAGGACACCGCGAAGAGCATCGCCGGGGCCAGGCTGAAGACTATCCCTGGCATGGGTCACGACCTGCCGCTCGAGCTGGTCGACGAGATCGCCGACGCGGTCGCCGGGCACGCGCGCGCGGCGGCTGGCTGAGCTAGGGCTCGACGATTCCCGCCACCAGCCCGCGCTCGACGGCTTCCTTGGCGGGCACGTACCAGTTGTAGAGCGCCTTCTCGAGCAGCTCGTCCATCGGCACGTCGGTTCCTTCGATCAGGCGAGCGAAGTTCCGCTCCTCGAGTTCGATCCCGGTTTCCAGCTGGTGCAACATCGCCTTCAGATAGGGGACGCTCGCGCGCAATGGGCCGTCAAGCTCCATCGTCTTGCACAGCTGGCGGCAGTGGATCAGCAGCGTGGCCCCGCTGCTCAAATAGCGGTCCTCTCGCGGGAACGCCGCCATAAACGTGCATCCGGCCGAATAGACCACGGTCTTGCCGACGAAGACCAACCGGCGCCCCTTCAGCCGCGCGCGGGCCGCGTCGACCTCGACGATCATCCGCCGCGCCATTTCGGGGTCGCCGCCCAAAGTGGTCATGTCGATGGTCAGCGGATCTTGACCTTGCTCGGCCTCGGCGAGCGCGTCGCGCAGCTTGCAGGCCATCGTCTCGTCCACCGGGCCGATCAACGATATGTCGGCCTTCGCGTTCGTACCGGGTTTACTCGTTTCGCGATCTTCTCGTGCCATGTCCCACCTTGGTCTGAGTACCTCGTGTCGAATCAAGGACGAGGGGCCCCAATCGTTCCGCGTCTAACCTTTGTGAGAGTCGCAAGGCCTCGTGCGGATGGTCCCCGGCAAAATATTTTTCACCGGCGCGATTTTGACTCTTGCGCAATCCGCCAGTGGTGGAAATCCGGCGCGTCGCGGCGTTGCAGCAAGCTAACACAGCGGGTCATCGTACGGCCGATCAGGGTTAATAGCGCATTGACCCTATTGCGCCGGAGTCCGGGTTGATTCACTATCCGTTGTGGTTGGGAACCGTGGGGGACCCACAAGACCTAGTTTTGCCGCCTCCGCATCACCATATGCGCGGGCCAGCGAACTGCGGCCATGTGAGCCTGCGGAAGGCCCGTCTGGGGAGCGATCTGGGGAAAAGTAATCCCCCGTTGCGCGCCTCGAAATGATAGTCCGGGTGCTTCGGCCCCGAATCGAACGAATGCGGAACATCGGGGCGACGAGCTTCGTTCTTCCGGCAACTGGACGGGTGGGGCGCAAATGGATTTCAGGACTGGGGACGAGGCGGCCATGGGGCTCGAAGAGACGACTGCGGATGCAATCGAAGCGAGCCCGGCGGAGCCCTCCAAGCGCGCGGCGGTGAATATGGAACTTGACGACAAGGGCAGTGAGGCGCTCGTCGCCGACATGGCAGCCGGGGCGATGGTCGAGGCGGTCAAGGCCGCTTCCAAGATGGACGACGACAGCAAGAAGATCGCCGACCGGCGCTTCAAGGTTGTGACCGATGCCAGCCGCGACGCGCTCCTCACCGACTTCGGCAAGGAAACGCTCGACGACCGTTACCTGCTGCCCGGCGAAACCTATCAGGACCTCTTCGCCCGCGTGGCCGACGCCTACGCCGACGACCAGGACCACGCGCAGCGGCTCTACGACTACATCTCCAAGCTGTGGTTCATGCCGGCGACCCCGGTGCTGTCGAACGGCGGCACCAACCGCGGGCTGCCGATCAGCTGCTACCTCAATTCGGTTTCCGACAGCCTCGAAGGCATCGTCGGCACCTGGAACGAGAACGTCTGGCTCGCCAGCCGCGGCGGCGGGATCGGCACCTACTGGGGCAACGTGCGCGGGATCGGCGAGCCGGTCGGCCTCAACGGCAAGACCAGCGGGATCATCCCGTTCGTCCGCGTGATGGATTCGCTGACGCTGGCGATCAGCCAGGGCTCGCTGCGGCGCGGGTCGGCGGCGTGCTACCTCGACGTCAGCCATCCTGAGATCGAGGAGTTCCTCGAGATCCGCAAGCCCTCGGGCGACTTCAATCGCAAGGCGCTGAACCTCCACCACGGCGTGCTGATCAGCGACGCGTTCATGGAAGCCGTTCGCGCTGGCGACGAGTGGAAGCTCGTCAGCCCCAAGACCGGCGAGACCCGCGCCACGGTCGATGCGCGCAGCCTGTTCCAGAAGCTGGTCGAGACCCGCCTCGCGACCGGCGAGCCCTATATCGTGTTCTCCGACACGGTGAACCGCGCGATGCCGCGCCACCACCGCGAATTGGGGCTCAAGGTCTCGACTTCGAACTTGTGCAGCGAGATCACCCTGCCGACCGGGGTCGATCACCTCGGCAACGACCGCACCGCGGTGTGCTGCCTTAGCTCGCTGAACCTCGAAACCTGGGAGCAGTGGGAAGGCGACAAGGCCTTCATCGAGGACGTCATGCGCTTCCTCGACAACGTGCTGCAGGACTACATCGACCGCGCGCCCGAAGAAATGGCCCGCGCTAAGTATTCCGCGATGCGCGAACGCAGCGTCGGCATGGGCGTGATGGGCTTCCACTCGTTCCTCCAGATGAAGGGCATCGGCTTCGAAAGCCCGATGGCGAAAGTCTGGAACCTGAAGATGTTCAAGCACGTCGCCGCCAAGGCCGAGGAGGCGAGCATGGTGCTCGCCGAGGAGCGCGGGCCGTGCCCCGACGCCGCCGACGCGGGCGCGATGGAGCGCTTCAGCTGCAAGATGGCGATCGCGCCGACCGCCTCGATTTCGATCATCTGCGGCGGGACGAGCGCGTGCATCGAGCCGATCCCGGCGAACATCTACACCCACAAGACGCTGTCGGGCAGCTTCGTGGTCAAGAACCCGTACCTCGAGAAACTGCTCGACACGAAGAGCAAGAACTCGACCAACGTGTGGAATTCGATCCTCGAGAAAGGCGGCTCGGTCCAGCACCTCGACTTCCTCACCCCCGAGGAGAAGGCGGTCTACAAGACCAGCTTCGAGATCGACCAGCGCTGGCTGTTGGAGTTCGCCGCCGACCGCACCCCGTTCATCGACCAGGCGCAGAGTTTGAACCTGTTCATCCCCGCCGACGTCGACAAGTGGGACCTCGCGATGCTCCACTTCCAGGCGTGGGAGAAGGGCATCAAGTCGCTGTATTACCTGCGCAGCAAGAGCGTGCAGCGCGCCGGATTTGCCGGCGGGGTCGAGGCGGACAACACCGCCGAGCCCGCCAAGTACGAGCTGCCCACCACCGACTACGACGAGTGCCTCGCCTGCCAGTAAGCCGCGCTCAACGATGACGAAATGGGCCGGCCCGAGAGGGACCGGCCCATTTCGTGGCTACTGCGCTTCCTCGACGAAGTTCGCCGCGTTGGCCGCGGTCGCGCTGAGGCGGACCTGGTCGCCCTCGACCTCGGCGACCAGCCCGAGCGGAATCGTGTGATGGTGACCGCTGTGCGCGCCGCCCTCGGCACCCTCGATCTCCACCGCGGAATCGGCCTTGATGAGCTTGATGTGGTCGCCCTCGACCCGGTCGACGGTGCCGACGTGGACGCCGTCGGCGCCGATCACTTCCATGTGTTCGCGGATGTCGCTGCGGTCGGTCATGCTCACTTTCCTTCCGGGACGTAGTCTTCGCGTTCCGCGGCCTGTTTCCAGCGGTCGCCCTGCTGCGACTGCTCCTGCTGCGCAGGCTCGCCGTCGGCGGTCTCGCCGGTGAACGCGCCCATGCGGTCGGGGTGCGCGGGCGAATCGCCTTCGATCGCGCGCTCTTCGCCGCGCGGCTGGCCTTGCTCGGCCTGCGCGCGGGCCTGATCCTCGCGCGGGCCGGTGCGCGGCGGCTCGCCGGGCGCGCGGTGCGCGGTGTTGGTGACATCGCGCGAGTCGTCGGGTTCGAGTTCGGACATCGGTCTTCTCCTTCACCGGAGACAACCGCGCGAGCGCCCCTCTCGTTCCGCACGACCAAGACGCCCCCCGGCGAACCGGAGGGGCCAGCTTCGTCGTCACAGGGGTGCGTCCCCCCGGCAAGCCGGAGGGACGCGAGGGTGCGGGACGGTGCCCCGCGAAAAGGGGAAAAACGAAGACACCGCCCCGCGTTTTCCCTCACTCGACCGGATGGGCTCGATCCGCTTCCGGCCGTTAACCTTTCAACGCACGACGCGGCAGCCGGGTTCCGCCGCCCCAGACAGCCGCGGGCGGCCGCCGAACGGAGACTTTATCCCCGCAACAATCGCCCGAATTGCCTTCGAATCGGCGGCCCGATTGCCTATATTGAAAGTTCGCGCCGGACCGGCCGCCTAGACCCCGGGGAACACAAGATGTCGCTGCTCGAAGCCCGCAAGACCTACAAGCCCTTCGAATACCCGTGGGCCTACGAGTTCTGGAAGCGCCAGCAGCAGGTCCACTGGCTGCCCGAGGAAGTGCCGCTGGGCGAGGATTGCCGCGACTGGGCGCAGAAGCTGTCCGATCACGAGCGCAACCTGCTCACGCAGATATTCCGTTTCTTCACCCAGGCCGACATCGAGGTGCAGGATTGCTACCACGAGAAGTACGGCCGGGTGTTCAAGCCGGTCGAGATCAAGATGATGCTCGCCGCGTTCTCCAACATGGAGACGGTGCACATCGCCGCCTACAGCCACCTGCTCGACACGATCGGCATGCCCGAAAGCGAGTACGGCATGTTCCTCGAGTACGAGGAGATGAAGGCCAAGCACGACTACCTGCAGGAATTCGGCGTCGACAGCGACGAGGACATCGCGCGCACGCTGGCGATGTTCGGCGGCTTCACCGAAGGGCTGCAGCTGTTCGCCAGCTTCGCGATGCTGATGAACTTCCCGCGCTTCAACAAGATGAAGGGGATGGGCCAGATCGTCAGCTGGTCGGTCCGCGATGAGTCGCTCCACTGCGAAGGCATCACCCGCCTGTTCCACGCGTTCGTCAACGAGCGCGGCTGCCTCACCAAGGCGGTCAAGGAAGACATCATCGACGCCTGCCAGAAGACCGTGCGGCTGGAGGACGCCTTCATCGACCTCGCGTTCGAGCAAGGGCCGGTGCCCGGGATGAGCGCCAAGGAGATCAAGCGCTACATCCGCTACATCGCCGACTGGCGCCTCGGCCAGCTCGGCTTCCAGCCGATCTACATGGTCGAGGACCACCCCCTCCCCTGGCTCGCCCCGCTGCTGAATGGCGTCGAGCACGCCAACTTCTTCGAAACCCGCGCCACCGAGTACTCGAAGGCCGCGACCCGCGGGAACTGGGGCGAGGTGTGGACCACGTTCGACACCCGGCGGAAGGCCAAGGCCGGCGAGGGCGCGAACGACGTGGGCGCCGCGAGCGACGAGGGGCCGGGGTTGTTTGGGGATGATGCCGGGAGCGTGGCGGCGGAGTAGGGAGATGACTGAAGGCGGCCCCCAGAGCGAATATACTATAGAACGCGTGCTGAAGGATGAGCCCCTCTACTCACCCTTGAAACTTAGTTCTAAGGATAAAAGTTTTCTGGAAAATCTTCGCCGCAGCAATGTTCAAATTGATGAGTATTGCGTGGGATGCGGTAAAGACGCGACCTTCAAGCCACTGCGTTCATTCGGAAGCGGTTCGGGGACTCCGGTTGACGTAAACTGGATGATTAAGGACGCAATTTTCTCGGTCAAGTTGTCTTGTACACGGGCGGGCCATGACTACAATTGGTTTTTCGAACTTTCAAAGATGGTGTTGCGAAAAGTGGGCCAAACACCCTCTTTCGAGGAAATTGGGCGATCCGAGCTGAGAAAATACCAAGGCGTCTTGGGTAAAGAACAATACGGCGAATTAAAGCGCGCTACCGGTCTCGTATCCCATGGTATTGGGATCGGGTCGTACGTTTATTTACGGCGGGTCTTTGAGAAGTTAATCGATACTCACCGAACGGAATTAGAAAAATCCGGCACTCTCGTCGAAAATTATGACAAGCTGCGCATGTCAGAAAAAATCTCCGCTCTCTCGTCAGTTTTGCCGCCAGCTCTGGTGAAAAATAAGGTTACCTACTCAATACTCAGTAAGGGAATACATGAACTAGACGAGGAGACATGTAGGAAGCATTTCCCCGTTCTCCTAGCTGCTATTGTACAGATCGCCGAGCAAGACTTCCAAAAAAAGGAACGTGACCGGCTTGACGGTGAGCTAGAATCCCAAATTCAGCGCATTAATTCTGAACTTTCTCTCAATCAAGATGGCGGCCCGCCGGCAACAGGCGCATAGTCTAGCTCGTTCAGCGGTTCCACCGGCCTTTGGGCACCGCATAACTGTCGATCCGGCGTTCGGGCACCTCGTGCCAGCCGACGTTCACCGCCCACAGCTTCGGGAAGAAGTGCAGCGACGAGTAGGGCAGGGTCTCGTCGATCCAGCGGGCGAGGACTTGCCAGCCGCCTTCCTCCGGGTGCGCGTCGGCGAAAGCGGGGATGACGACGCAGGCCATCGCGCCCTTGTGGCCGTTCGCATCGAGCCGGTCCCAGATGTGGCGGCCGAAGTTCGCCTCGTTGCTCGCGCAGTTGTAGCCAGCCTTGCCGGCCTTCTGCATCGCGTTGCCGAGCGCGTTGACCTCCGCCGAGCGATAGGCGCTGCGGATCGTGATCCGCCCCCACCGCTCCTGGATCGGCTCGAGCAGGTCCTCGCACAACCGCGTGCCTGCTTCGATCGCGAGCTCGGGATCGTCGGGCGCGTTGAGCAGTCCGTGCACCTGCGCGATCTCCGAATAGAGCATGTCGCGCATAAAGAAGTGCTTCGACAGCCGCACTCGCCCGAGCTTGTCGAGCGCCTCGGCCGAGGTGGGCTTTCGCACGGCTTCAGTTCCGACGTGTTGTGACAAGCTCTCGATCGCAATCCGCGCAAACGCCGTGCTCGCGCGTAAAGTCGGTGGATCCAGCCTGCTTTTTTGTACAAAGTTGGCATTATAAAAAAGCATTGCTCATCAATTTGTTGCAACGAACAGGTCACTATCAGTCAAAATAAAATCATTATTTGAGATCTGAATTCACTGGCCGTCGTTTTACAACGTCGTGACTGGGAAAACCCTGGCGTTACCCAACTTAATCGCCTTGCAGCACATCCCCCTTTCGCCAGCTGGCGTAATAGCGAAGAGGCCCGCACCGATCGCCCTTCCCAACAGTTGCGCAGCCTGAATGGCGAATGGCGCCACGCTTCCCGAAGGGAGAAAGGCGGACAGGTATCCGGTAAGCGGCAGGGTCGGAACAGGAGAGCGCACGAGGGAGCTTCCAGGGGGAAACGCCTGGTATCTTTATAGTCCTGTCGGGTTTCGCCACCTCTGACTTGAGCGTCTATTTTTGTGATGCTCGTCAGGGGGGCGGAGCCTATGGAAAAACGCCAGCAACGCGGCCTTTTTACGGTTCCTGGCCTTTTGCTGGCCTTTTGCTCACATGTTCTTTCCTGCGTTATCCCCTGATTCTGTGGATAACCGTATTACCGCCTTTGAGTGAGCTGATACCGCTCGCCGCAGCCGAACGACCGAGCGCAGCGAGTCAGTGAGCGAGGAAGCGGAAGAGCGCC